>Ga0255338_1000031_pt1:0-45000 | contig 594630 bp, 552 predicted proteins | sample MeOH1_35cm_T4_19_FD_203715 | JGI IMG/M metagenome (GOLD analysis project Ga0255338, IMG submission 203715) | Sandy soil microbial communities from University of British Columbia, Vancouver, Canada - MeOH1_35cm_T4_195 | ecosystem: Engineered > Artificial ecosystem > Sand microcosm >...
CGTTGTAGAGGCGCGTCCACACCGTCGCGGGCTCCGAGACGGTGTAGAGGATGTTCGCGGTCTCGTTCTGGCCGTCCCCGTTGGGCGAGAAGGGATCGTTCTGGTCGGACACGGCGTAGAAGTGCAGTGAGTTATCTACGGTGTAGATGAAAGGCACCGAGTACTCATCGTGCCAGACGCCGATGGCCGCCTCGTACCAGCGCGCGCGTATCCGCACCTGCCAGCTGCCGTCGGTGAGCAGCGTGGTGTCGAGCGGCTGGCTGATGACGCCGTTCGTAGTGCTCAGGTACAACGTGTTGCCGAACTGGACCCAGTTGCTCGTGCCCGCCGGCGCCCGGTAGAAGTAGAAGGAGTTGTTGCCGCCGCTATTGGTGACGATCGAAACGGGGAATTCTCCGCCGATGTTGACGATCCCGGAAACGGTCGAACCGTTGGCGGGAGAGGTCACCCAAATTGTCTTCGTCACAATCGTCGTGGTGAACGTCTGGGTGCGCCGATAGCGGAGCTGACCAGTTGAGTCGGACCAAACGATCGTGAGAGTGAACGTAATCGTCCCAGAGAAACCCGCGTCAGTGGAAAACTCCAACTCGTCGACCGACTCAGCGATCCCGTTCGGCCCGAGGTTCGCGAACGTCGCTTCCCCGTCCGTGATGTGCACCTGAGGCGCCGTCGTCGACAGCGTCGTCACGATGTTCCAGGCCGACACGCCCTCGAAGTTCTTGAGCGTCGGCTTGATCCGGATCGTCTCGCCCGACCCGATCGCCGAGTCGCCGTCCTGCTCAGCGGTAATGCGCCATGAGTCGAGGTGCAGGCCGCTCGTGGCGTCGGCCTTGAGCGCGAAGTCGACCGGCGGCTCGGTGCCCGTCACAACCGAGATTGCCTTGATCTGCGTGATGAAGGCGGCCATCGCCGCCTCGAGGTCGTAGTCGCCGACCGGGACCAGGAACGAGTACGAGCCGTCGCCACCGGTCGTGGCCGAGGCAACTACGGAGCCGCCCTGAACCGCCGACACCGTCGCGCCCGAGATCGCCGTGCCGCCGCTGTCGCGCACGGTACCCGCGGGATCGACCCCGTCGCTGCAGGTCGTGGTCCCACCGCTGGTGCTGGGCTCGTCGCTGGTCGTGCTCCCACCGGTATCCGCGGGCGCGCCCGCGTTCTGGTCTGCGCTCGGGCCGCTCGTCCCAGACGCATCTGCCGAGGCGGACGCGTCGGTGGACGCGTTCGTGTCCGAGGAGTTGGTGTCCTGATCGGGCGCCGGCTGTTGGGTGGCGTCGTCCTGAGTCGAGTCGTCAGCGCTCGTGTCGGCGGGCGGCTGCGTGTCCCCTGCCGTGTCGCCTGACGTGCTCGAATCCGAGGTCGCCGAAGCGTCCTCGGAAGGTGACTGCGAAGTATCGGATTCCGCGCTGTCGGCCGTGCCGCTCGTCTCCGAGGAGGCGTTCGACGGCGGCGGGCTGTTCGCGGTCGTGGTCGAATCACTCGACGAGTTCGACGGCGAGTTCACGCGCGAGCGCTCGATATAGACGTACTCGATCAGCGGCGACGTGCGCAGGTCCTCGACCCAGGCGGGAACGTCGCCGGTATAGAAAACGACCGCTCGGTAGCGGCCGTTGTCTCTGCTGAGGATGTAGGCGTCGCGAAGCAGGGCTTGCGCGGCGGTCGTCGTCACCTCGCTGCGGAACTTCACCGTGATGAGCGCGTAGTCCTGGGACGACGCGCCGGGCGTCGAGGTGGTCGTCGTGCTCGTCGCGTTCGTGCTCGTCGTCGTATCGCTGCTGATAACGCGAATCGACGTGAGCGGCTGCGAGGAGATGATCGTCGGCGAGCCGAAGGTTACTCGCGGGCGTCCACGTGTCGAGCCGGCGTTGCTGCCGAGGGGCGGGGCGCTTGCGTCGCGCGACGGCGTCGAGCTCGCGTCGGCGGATTCATCCGGTCCAAGGAAGGACTGTTGGGAGGGGGTGACGATGCTGACTGGACTGTCCGCGGTGGAGGCGAATGTGGCGATCGGTTGGAACAGCAGGGTCGCCGCGATGAGCGGCGCCAGAAGCCTATGGATTCCCCGCCAAACTGCCACCGAGTCGCTCCCCCCGTTGGGACCCGAAGGCGAGACTACCGTTACGTCAGGGGCACTGTCAATGACTGTAAATGGACTGATCTTGCATAATTTCTCAGGACACGGTGTCTCGCACTCCGCGCGTTGATGGTGATGGCGACGCAGCGATGATCCACGGGCGATTCCCGTCACCCTCAGGTGTAGGTTGACTGACGCTACACCCATGTTTACCTGGGGTTTTAGGATTCCTGAGCAAGTGCCTGGGGGACGATTGGCCGGTTGATGCGGCCGAGCAGGTCGCTCGCCAACGCCCCGAGGGCGAGTCGCTTGAAGGTGGCGAACCCCTCGATCTCCTCGCGACCTTCGGTGTAGCGCACGGACTCAGTAAGCTCCACTTTGCGCTCGGCGGGCTGGAGGGTGAGCCGTCGATACGACCCGGCGCCCTCCCCGCTCACGAATCCAAGCTCGCGGAATACGCCGATTCCCGCCGAGGCGCCGCTGTCGGACAGAGTCGAGCCGCGCCTCCGCGAGCGAACGCGTTCGGCGAGTTCGGCATTCGTTACCTCGATCACGCCGGATGAGTCGGCGGCGGCGTCGCGGAGCACGAGGTACAGCGCTGCGAGATCGTCGCGCTCCGGCGCGAGCGACGCCAAGATCAGCTCGTTCAGACGTGCGTCCTTGGCGCCGTAGGCGAGGTGGATCGACGCCGGCGCCCCATCCCGTCCCGCGCGGCCGCACACCTGGTTGAACTCCACCCCGTTCATCGGCAGGTGGTACAGCACGATATGGCGGACATCGGGGATGTTGACGCCCTCGCCGAACGCGCTCGTGGCAATCACGCACCGCACATCGCCGCTCCGAAACGCGCGCTCCACCGCGTGTCGCGAAGCGCGCGTCATCCCGCCGTTGTAGAACGCGACCGCATCGCGCAGCCCCGGCGCCTTCGAGCGCAGCATCTTCGCCACGTTCACCGACGTGTCGCGGCTCGTGACGTAGACGACGACCTTCTCGCCCCTCGCCGCCAGCGATGCGACGTACGACGCCTTGTCGGCGCAGCCACGCTTGTCCACGACGGCGAGGTTCTCGCGCACCGTTGGATCGAGTACGACCTCGCGGATCCCGAGCGTTTCGATGATCGCGGACGCGACCTCGTCGTTCGCCGTGGCGGTCACGGCGAGTACCGTGGGCGAGCCGAGCGTCTCCGCCGCGCGGCCGAGCCGCGCATAGGCGGGGCGGTGGCCCGCGCGCGCGAGGCCGACGTGGTGGGCTTCGTCGACGACGAGGAAGCCCACCCGGCCGGCCTCGGCGAAGCGAGCGACGTGGTGGTCGAGGAATTCGGGAGTGGTCATCACGACGTCGAGCGAACCCTCGGCGAGCGCAGCGAATGCCTCGTCCCTGCTACCGGGCGATGTCTCGCCGGTCACCGTTCGAACCTGCAGTCCGAGCTCGGCGAACGCGTCCTCAAGGTGGAACGCCTGGTCGGCCACGAGCGCGCGCAGCGGGTACACGAACACGGACGCCTGGCCGCGCGCGATTGCGAGACGAGCCGCGTGCACGTGGAAGATCAGGCTCTTACCGCGTCCCGTGGCCATCACGGCCAGGCAGCTGGAGCCACTCGCAAGGTGCGCGAGCGACGCGGCCTGCGCGTCGTGGACCTGCCGATCGCCGATGAACTGGCGCACGAGCGCCGCCGTCAGCCCGCGCTCGTCGAGCGCGGCCAGCTCGGCGCGCCGCTCGAGCGCGGCGGCGAGTGCGAGGGAGCGATCTGCGTCGTCGGCCTGCCGACGCGTGACCAACACGTTCACCCCGCGCGAGCGGTCCTGTTCGGCGCCCGCATCCGCGCCGCCGCCGGTCACATCGGTGACCTCCACATCGAACTCCACGCCCGCATCGATGACGGGCGCGAGCGCCGCGGCGAGCCGCCGGTTGAAGAAGCCCAGCTGGCGGCCGAGCGGGTCGAGGAGGGCGCAGGCGTTCGCGTCGAACGCGTTGTCGTGCTGGCGAACCAAGCGCAGCGGCGCGCCTGGCGCGAGGTCGGCGAGCAACTCCTGCCGACCCTCGAACGTCACCCCGGCGAGCTTCGTGTGGAACGACTCCGCCTCGCCGATGTGCGCGTACTCCCCCGCCGCGAGGATCTCGTCGGCGTGGGCGAACAAGTCGTCGACGAGCTCCGCCGCAGGCGCGTCGGCGGGCGGCGTGTGGGCGTGCAGGTGACGTACGAGCAGTTGGACGCGTTCGCGCCCCTGCCACGAGTCGACGTCGATGTTGTACGCGAGATCGATTGCTGCCTCGTGCTCGACTAGCGCCTCGGGTTCCCGACAGCGGAACGCGATGGCGCCAACCGACGCGGCGCCGTCGAACGCCGTGAACCGGAGATGCTCGCCGTTCCCGCCGACCCGCTGCCGCCCGTTCATGAACACGCCCCTCGTGCCGAGGAGCGGGCGCGGGTTCCCGCTGCCGAACGGCTGCAGCGTGTCGAGCTCGGCCGCGATCTCGCGTCCGATCGCCTCGAGCGGCAGCTCGGCGTCGCAGGTGGTCTCGGCGAGGAAGGCCTCGGCCGGCAGCGTCGCGAGGTGTGCGGCGAGCCGCGCCTCGAGCGTGGGCAGGTCCTCGGCGGGAATCGTGGCGCCGACCGCCGCGGCATGGCCGCCGAAGCGCTGGAGCAGGTCGGCGCACGAGGAGATGGCCGCGAACAGGTCGACGCTTCCCGCGCTCCGGCCGCTGCCCACGGCGGTGCCGTCCTCGATGGCGAACAGGAGCGTCGGCACGCCGAAGCGCCCTGCGATACGGGCGGCGACGATGCCCTTCACGCCCTCATGCCACGCCTCGCCGGACAGAACGAGCACGCGGCAGTCCTCGGCGAATCGCTCGTTGGCTTGCGCCAGCGCCTCCGCTAACAGGTCGGCTTCCGCGGCCTGCCGAAGACGGTTGTGTTCGTCGAGCAGGCGCGCGAGTTCCGCAGCCCGCTCGCGGTCGGTGGTGAGCAGCAGTTCGAGCGCGACGACGGGGTCCGCCATGCGGCCGGCGGCGTTCAGGCGCGGCGCGAGCGCGAAGGCCACGCGGTCGGCGTCGAGCTCGGCGAGCGACACGCCTGCGACGTCAGCGAGCGCGGCAATCCCGGGTCGCTCCGCCGTGCGGATGCGCTCGAGCCCGTCCGCCACGAGCGCGCGGTTCTCGGCGACGAGCGGGACGACGTCGGCGATCGTGCCGAGCGCCGCGAGGTCGGTGAACGCCCGCCACGCGTCCGGCTGCCCGAGGAGCCGCCCGACCGCCTGCGCGAGCTTGAGCGCGACGCCTGCACCAGCGAGCCCGGCGAAGCACCCGCCCGGCAGCTTCGGGTTCGCCACGGGCACGCCTGTCGGCATGTCCGCGCCCGGCTCGTGGTGGTCCGTCACCACGACGTCCACAGTTGCGGCGCGCAGCGTGGCAACCTCCTCGGCAGCGGAGATGCCGCAGTCGACGGTCACGACGAGCGCCGGCTCGAGCTCCAGTACCCGCGCGATGGCCGGCGGCGTCAGGCCGTAGCCCTCGCGGAAGCGGTGCGGCACGACGGCCAGCGCCTCGCCGCCCAGATCGCGCAGCGCGAGCGTGAGCAGCGCTGCCGAGGAAATGCCGTCGAGGTCGAAGTCTCCGAACACGACGATCCGCTCGCGCGCGCTCACCGCTGCCGCAACGCGCTCGGCCGCCTCGGTCATCCCCGGGATCTCGTCGGGGTCGTGCCAGTCACGGCCGAGGTCGGGAGCGAGGAAGCGCCGGGCGGCTTGGGCGTCCGTCACGCCGCGCGAGACGAGGATGCGCGACACGACCTGCGAGACCCCTGCATCCTCGGCGAGGCGCGCGACCGCGACGTCGTCCGCGATGGCGAGGCGCCAAGGGGGGACTCCGTGAGGTGCGTGTCGCGTCATGCTTCCATAGTAACGGACGGGACCGACACCGAGTCGGTGCCGGTCCCGCGAAAGTTCGAGCCGTCGTGCGACTTACGCGTTGCTCGTGCCGAACTTCTTGGCGAGCGCGCGGTACTTCGGCTCGCGCTCTTTCCACATCGCGTAGATGGGGCTCGCGACTGCAACCGACGAGTACGCGCCCGAGAACAGACCGATGAGCAGCGCGAACGCGAAGTCCTTCAGCGTCTCGCCGCCGAATATGAACAGCGTCAGCATCGGGATGAGGGCCACGAGCGACGTGTTGATCGAACGGACGAGCACCTGGTTGATCGAGTCGTTCGCCATCTGCATGAAGGTCTGCTTGGCCAGATGCTGGCTGTTCTCCTTGATGCGGTGGAACACGACGATCGTGTCGTAGAGCGAGTAGCCGAGAATCGTCAGCAGCGCGGCCACGGTGTTCGGCGTGACTTCTCTGCCCAGCAACGCGTAGACGCCGAGCGTGATCAGCACGTCGTGAACGAGCGCGATGACTGCAGTGACCGACATCTTGTACTCGAATCGCAGGCTCACGTAGAGCAGGATCGCCGCGATCGACAGGATCAGCGCCAGCACAGCCTTGTTCGTGACGTTCCTGCCCCAGCCCGGTCCAATGGTCTGGACGGACACGGTGTTCGCCGTGTACCCGAGTTGCCGCTCGGCCTTCAGGAACGCGCCTTGTGCGGCCACCGCGCTGCTCTCCGCGCTACGCACGATGAACGAACCCGAGGCCGTCTTCTGGATCGAGGCGTTGCGCGCGTCGGGCACGTCGGCATCCTGCATCGCGGTGCGAATCTGCTCCTCAGTGATGCTCGCCTTGGGCGGGAACGTGGCGGCCGTACCGCCCTTGAACTCGATGCCGAAGGTGAGGCCGCGAATGGCGATGGCGGCAATCGAGATGACGATCAGCACAGCTGATATCGAGAACAGGATCCAGCGATTGCCCATGAAGTCGAAGTAGATTCTGTTACGCACGATCGCCACCTCCCTTCAGGCCGAAGAGCCATGGCGCCTTGGACACCGTCGACTCGGCGAGCATGATCACGACGGAGCGAGTGAGCAGAATGGCGACCGTGAGGTCGATCACGATGCCGATCATCAGCGTGAGCGCGAAGCCTCGTACCGGGCCGATCGCGACGACGAACAACACGAACGCCGTCACGAAGGTGACGATGTCGGCGTCGATCGACGTGCCGATGGCGTGCCGCGAACCTGACTTGGCCGCGGAGCGCATCGTCTTGCCGAGCCGCACCTCTTCCTTGAAGCGCTCGAAGATGAGGATCGAGGAGTCAGTGGCGACACCGATGGTGAGCACGATCCCGGCGATGCCGGGCAGCGTGAGCGCGTACGCGCCGAAGCTCGAGAGCAACGCGAGCACGCCGAGGAAGATCGCCGAGAACGACAGCAGCGACGCCCAGCTCACCGCGCCGAGCGCTCGGTAGAACACCAGCATGAACGCCATGACCAAGGCGAGGCCGATCAGTGCGGCGATGAGACCCTGCTCCAGCGACTGCTGGCCGAGGGTCGGACCAACGGCCTGCGTATTGGCGGGGGTCAGCTCCACCGGCAGCGAGCCGGCCTGCAAGATTGCCGCGAGCTCCTTCACCTGGGCGGCCGTGAAGCTGCCGCTGATCGCCGTGTCGCCGCCGGTAATCGCCTCGCGGATGCTCGGCGCTGACTGCACCTGGCGGTCGAGCACGATCGCGACCTGCTGCCCGACGTGGGACGACGTGTACGCCGCCCACTTCTGGGTGCCGGTGGCGTCGAACTGCAGCGTGACCTCCGGCTTGCCTTGCTGGTCGACGGAAGCATTCGCATTCTTGACGACCTCACCCGTGAAGATCGGCTTATAGCTGCCGGCCTTCAGCTCGGGCTTCGGGCTTCGGCCGTCCCAGCCCTTGATCGTGGCCGCCTCGGACGCGGGCAGGCTCGCCACGTCGACGAACTCCAGCAGACCCGTCGTGCCCAAGGCGCGCAGCGCCTGCTGCTGGTTCTTGATGCCGGGAAGCTGTACGAGGATGGCGTCGTTTCCCTGCCGCTGGACGGTCGCCTCCGACGCACCCAGCGCATTGACGCGCGCCTGCAGCACGGTCTGCGCGCGGTCCATCTTGTCCTCGGTGAGTGCCTCGCCCGCCGGCGCCTTCGCCGTGAGGATGACGGACACGCCGCCTTGGATGTCGAGTCCCTGCCGGATCTTCGTCTGTGGCGGCCAGAAGAGCACCGCGGCGATCACCACGAGTGTGATGACCGCGACGATCGACAGCACGTTCCTTTGCTTGGGATCCATTACCTGCCTTCCGTTCCTTGCCGAACCGGTTCATCGAACATGGCGAATCTAGAGCAGTTTGATGCCATTGATCACGAGACTGAACTTCGCGTCGAGCACCGCCGCGGCCTTCCTGCACATCTGCATCCGCGACAGAAAGATCTCGAAGTACTCCATTACCGGCACGCTCTCGGTGTCGATGTCGATCTCAAGCGTTATCAGCCGAGTGTCCGAGTCGACACGAAGAAACGACCGCTTGGCAGCGTAGTTTACGCGGTCGTGTATGTCGAATGATGCAGGGTCGGGATTGCGCACCCGCGTGTGGTGGACGTCGGACTTGTCGGCCATGATGGCGGCAGCTCCGACTCGCGTCGTCGGCGTGCCGAACTCCTCTTCGTGGTTGCCCACGGCGTTCATGACCAGTGCGATCTCCCGCGGCTCCATCCCGTAGCACGCCAAGATGTCCTTGCCGAGGAGCGCCGCCGACACCCCGTGCGCCTCGCGCGAGATGCAGTTGCCGATGTCGTGCATGAAGCCGGCGATCGCGGCGAGTTCGGCGGTGCGTTCGTCGAAGCCGAGGCGACCGATGATGTTGTGCGCGATGTGCGCGACGAGGTTCGCGTGCCGCAGCCCGTGCTCGGTGTAGCCGATCACGCCGAGGTAGTCGTCACCCATCTCCATGTAGGCGAGGAGCGTCGCGTCGGTCTGGATGTCGTCGAGGGTGACGGGGCGGTTCTCGCTCATCGGGCGGGCGCTACTCCCCGGACTCGTCGGAGCCGGGCCCGATTTCGTCGGGCCCCTCGCTCGCCGCCTCGGGCGCACCGACCTCCAGTCGCTTGCCGATCGCACCGCGCGCCACGTCGACCACGACGTCATCCGCGATCTCCAAGCGCACGATGTCGCCGGCCAGCGCCTGAATCGTGCCATAGAGGCCGCCGGCGGTCACAACCCGATCTCCGACCGACAGCGATTCGAGCAGCGACTGCTGTGCGCGCTGCCTCTGAGCTTGCGGCCGGATGAACAGGAAGTAGAACACCGCCGCGAGCACGACGAAATAGATGATCGTCCCATACGGTCCCATGTGTACTCCCCTCGCGCGGTGCCTCCTCCGGCGGAGACACGCGATGCATCATACCACTGCGTTCCCTCGTCGCCGCGCTGTTGTTACCCCCCTCGGGCTGCGAGAATCCGTACTCGAGACTGCGCGGAGAACCTCAGTAGTCGACGGCCGCCGGCGATGCCTCCCACTCGGCGAGCATCTCGGCGAATCGGCCGTGCTCGATCGCTTCGCGCGCCTTCGCAGCGAGGTCGATGAGGTAGTGCAGGTTGTGCACGGTGAGCAGGATGGCACCGAGCATCTCCTTCGTGCTCACCAGGTGCCTCAGGTATGCCCGCGAGAACCCGGTGCACGTGGAGCACGTGCAGTTCGGATCGAGGGGGTCGAGGTCGGCGGCGAAGCGCGCGTTGCGCAGGTTCAGACGACCCTCGGAAGAGAACGCAGTCCCCGTTCGCGCGGTTCGCGTGGGCAGCACGCAGTCGAACATGTCGACGCCGAGGCCGATGGCGCGCAGCATCGTCGTCGGATTCCCGACACCCATCAAGTAGCGCGGTCGGTCCTCGGGCAGGATTGCGGTCACGTGCGGCAGCGATTCGAGCATCAGCTCGTGCGGCTCGCCGACGGAGTACCCGCCGATGCCGTAGCCGGGGAAGTCCAGCTCCACCAGCCGCTCGACGCTCTCGCGCCGCAGATGGTCGTACAGGCCGCCCTGCACGATCGCGAAGAGTGCCTGGTCATCTCCGCCACGCGCCTCGATCCCACGTGCCGCACGTTCGTGCGCCTCACGCTCGTGAGCGGTCTTGCAGCGTGCCGCCCACTCGGCCGAGCGCCGGACCGCGTCCGCGACGACCGACTCCTCGGCGGGGTAGGGCGGGCAGACGTCGAGCTGCATGGCGATGTCCGCGCCGAGGAGCCGCTGGATGCGCATGTTCTCCTCGGGCGACCAGTCGTGGTACGACCCGTCGACGATCGAGCGGAAGCGCACGCCCTCGTCGGTGATCTTGAACGTCTCGCCCAGGCTGAACACCTGGAACCCGCCGGAGTCCGTCAGGATCGGCCGGTCCCACCCCATAAACTCGTGCAGCCCGCCGGCGTTCGCGATCAGCTCGGCGCCGGGGCGCAGATACAGGTGGTAGGTGTTCGCCAGCAGGATCTGCGTGCCGATCTCGCGCAGCTGGGTCGGAGTCGCGCCCTTCACGGTCGCGCGGGTTCCCACCGGCATGAAGATCGGCGTGTGGACGCGACCGTGGGCCGTCTGGAGCACGCCACGTCGGGCCGAAGAACGTTGGTCGCGCGCGAGGACGCTGAAGTCGAAGGCAGTCATGCGGCGGATTCTAGCGCAGCGGAGCGCCGAATGGCGTGCGCTATGCTTCCTCCTGAATCGAATCCGCGTGAATCGGATCCTCGCGAACCGATTCGCCCGCCGATCCGTCCAAAGGGATGAGCATGGAGCGCGCACGGTCTCATTCTGACGACCTCCTCGCCGCACAGGGCGGAGACCAGGCTGCCTTCGAGCGGCTCGTGCGCGCACATCTCGATGCGGTCTACGCGCATGCGCTGCGCTTCTTCGGCGAGAAGACCGCCGCCGAGGATGCGACGCAGGAGGTGTTCCTGAGGGTGTACCGGTGCCTCGATTCATTCGACGGCCGTTCGAACTTCTCGACGTGGCTCTTCCGGGTCACGCGCAACGTCTGTGTGGACATGTTCCGCTCGAGTAAGCGTCGGCCGTTGCCGATCGACCCGAGCGACATTCAGGGCGGTTCGACGCCGGACGTCGCGGACGCCGCCGCTGCCAGAGTCGAGCTCGAGCGCGCGATGCGTTCGCTGCCGCCGGAGGACCGCGACGCGTTCAACGCCGTCGCGCTGTTCGGCCTCGCGTACGCCGAAGCGGCAACCGTGCTCGGCGTGCCGGCGGGCACCGTGAAGTCGCGTGTGTTCCGCGCGCGGCGGGCGCTCGCGACGCTGCTCGGCTTCACGAAGGGGGTGGCGTGAGTGGACTGCGTTCGCGCCCAGGAGCTCATCTCGGCGGCGATCGACGAGCCGGAGACCGCCAGCTCGCCGGCGTTCGTCGCCGCCCGCACCCACTGCGCGACGTGCCCGTCGTGCCGCGCCTTCGCGACCGCCGCCACCACGCTGTGGCGCTCCCCGGCCGCCAAGGCGCCGGAGGGACTGGTCGAGCGCATCCTCGACGCGGTGAATGTCGAGGCCGAGGCGAAGGCCGCGCGGGAGACCGCGAAGGCGGAGCGGGACAAGGCCAGGCAGGACACGCAGGCCGCGGAGGCGCCGAACGACGACCAGCAGGCAGAGACGCCGCCCCAGCTGCCGACGGTCCTCCCCTTCCCGGTAGTCCCCATGGTGTCTCGACGCCGCCTGTCGCCGAACCAGCTCGTGTGGATCGGGAGCGTTGCTGCCGTGCTGCTGGTGATGTTCGGGGTTGCGCGACTCGGGCTGTCGCTGATGCAGCCGCCGCGCCAGTCGACCACGCAGCTCGCGCAGGCGCCAAGCGAAGGCGCGGCGCCAACGGTGGCCGACCCGGACGTCGCTACCACCCCGGAGGCCGACGCGGACACCGGACGTCGAGCGGAGAAGGAAGTGACGGCCGACGGAACGTTCGGCGCTGCCCTCGCCGTGGCGCCCACGCCGCCATACGTGACGCTCGGGACGCACGTCTACGAGGAGCAGGCCGAGCTGGCCGCGATGCCGCGCGACACGGTAAGTGCCGGCTGGGTCTTCACGAGCCGCGCCTCGGACACGCCCTCGAACGTCGCTGCGCGCGTGAGTAAGGACGCGTCATCCCTATACCTCGAGGCGACGTCGACGGTTGTGCAGTACCGGGCGGTCACCCGGCTGTTCGCCGGAAAGCGGTTCGTGCTCACCTCACAGGCACCGCTCGATCGCTACGGGAAGTGGCCCGCCCTGCCCGCACGATTCTCGCAGCCGACGAGCAGCGACGGTGCGCCGACGTTCCAGCCCTCGGTGATGGACGACAGCGGCCGCCAGACGTACGTGCCGCAGGGCGAGCAGCCGGCCGACGGGTTCGCGCTCGCGCCCGATCCCTCGACGAACGGCAACCCGAACTGGACGTGGTGGGAGCCGATGCCGTAGTGCGTTGCGCGCTACCGGATCAGCATCGCGTCGCCGAACGACAGCAGCCGATACCCGCGCTCGATCGCGTCGTGGTAGCAGCCGAGCATGAGGTCGCGGCCTGCGAAGGCGCTCACGAGCATCAGCAGTGTGGAGCGCGGGACGTGGAAGTTCGTGATGAGCTCGTCGACGACCGCGAACTTGAATCCCGGCAGGATGTAGAGGTCGGTACTCCCCTCCGAGGCAACGACTCGGCGCTGCTCCTCATCGTAGGAGCTCTCCAGCGCCCGCACGGCAGTCGTGCCCACCGCCACCACACGGCAGCCACGCTCCTTGGCGTCGTTCACGGCGTCCGCGACGTGCAGCGGCACGCGGTAGTGCTCGGTGTGGATCTTGTGCGCCTCCGGGTCGTCCTCGGCCACGGGGCGGAAGGTGTCGAGACCCACGTCGAGTTCGAGCCGCGCGATGCGCACGCCCGCGTCTTGGAGCAGGGCGAGCAGCTCGTCGGTGAAGTGCAGGCCGGCTGTGGGTGCGGCCGCCGATCGCTCGTCAACGGCGTAGACCGTCTGGTAGAGCGACGCGTCGTGCAGCGGCCTCGTGATGTACGGCGGCAGGGGCATCTCGCCGAGCCGGTGGAGCATCGAACGCAGCGACCCCTCCGCGGGAGTGAAGCGGATCGTGCGCGCGCCTGAGGTCTCGTCGATATCCACGACCATGCCGGTGAGCAGCCCGTCGCCGAAGACGATGTGTGCGCCGGGTTGGAGTCGGCGGCCGGGCCGCACGAGGCACTCCCAGGTGTCGGCGTAGCGTTCGCGCAGCAGCAGCACCTCGACGTTCGCGCCGCCGCCTTCCTTGACGCCGTGCAGTCGCGCCGGCAGTACGCGCGTCTCGTTCACGACGAGCACGTCACCCGCCCGGAGGTACTCCGGCAAGTCGCGGAAGATGCGGTGATCCACCTGCCCGCTCGCACGCTCGACCACCATCAGCCGACACGAGTCGCGCGGCTCGGCCGGCTTCTGCGCGATCGAGCCGCTGGGCAGGTCGTAATCGAAATCGTCGGTGCGCACGCGCCGGTCGCCTTCCTGCTCGGGGAATCGCCGCCGAGTGTAGCACGCCGCTGTCGCGGCGCCGACGCCCGCTCATGCAACGAATGCGCGATGTCGTGAATAGACTGACGAAGGTTTCGGTATATGCGTAATGCATAGGCAATGATTGACAGGGTCGTGAACCCTGTTGCACACTCGCTGACGGCAACACGGGACAATTGCCGAACCAAACAGGAGGTAGCAGTGGAACCTAAGTTCCGTCTCGTACCGGAAGAGATACCGGCGATTTCTAAAGCCACGGTATACGAGCGCATCTTCGACGAGTTCATCGCAGGAAAGGCGTCGACGGCTCGCGTCGAGTACAACAAGAAGCCGGCAACGCTGCATCAAGGCCTGCTGAAGGCCAAGCGTCAGATTCCGCGGTTCTCGCAGGTATCGGTCGTTCGCCGGGGGGACGCGATCTACCTCAAGAAGTAGGAACGCGCGTGCCACGTTGGTGGCGGCACGCCACGAGGCCCGAGGGGGATTCCCTCGGGCCTCGTGGCGTGCTCGGCGCTCTGTGGGGCGTCCGTGCGAGGGCGGTTCACCGAATCGTCGTTCCAACCCTGGTCGCCCTCGGGTAGTATCGTCCCCATGTCAACGCAGCAGTGGTCCACCGCGGACCTGCACGTACACACGACGGCCTCCGACGGAACCGCGACCCCTCGGCAAGTACTCGACTGGGTCTGCGAGCACACGGAACTCAAGGTCATCGCAATCACCGACCACAACGTCGTTGACGGCGCGCTGGAAGCCGCGCGCATCGCGACCGCCGAGCGCTACCCTGTCGAAGTCGTCGTCGGCCAGGAAGTGGAGAGTGCGCAGGGCCACATCATCGGCCTGTGGACGGCAGAGCGAGTGCCGATCGGTATGTCTGCTGCCGAGACCGTCGAAGCTATCCACGCGCAGGGTGGCCTCGCGATCGTCGCCCACCCCTTCGCGCCGCGGTGGTGGCACAAGCACGGGCTCTGCCGAGGCGATGTCGGCGTGTACGACGCCGTGCCGTTCGACGGTTTCGAAATCGCCAACTCCACGCCACTGCTAATGAACGCCAACGTGCTCGCGCGCATGTACTACCGCGCGAATCGGCGTCGGCTTGCGTCCACCGGCGGCAGCGACGCGCACATCCTCCCGGCGATCGGCTCGAGCCGCACACTCTTCCTCGGTGCCTCGGCCGAGGACCTCCGCGAGGCCATCGAGGCGCGCGCGACCCTCGTTCGTGGGCCGGGCTTCTCCCCGTTGCGCGGGCTGCGCTACGCGCGCAAGGTGCCGGAGATCAAGCGGCGCGACGTCGAGCGGCGGATCCGCGAGATCGAAGCGGGCGTGCGCGCCACGTGCGAGCCGCCGCACCAGGACGACGCAGCGCGGACGTAGCCGATCAGCGCTCCGCCGCTGCCCGCTTCGCGGCCTTGCGCGCGTCCCGCTCTCGACGAGCGGTGGTGGCCTCGGCATCCGACAGCATGCAGCCGCAGTAGTTCTGGCGGTACATGCCGAGCTCCTTCGAGCGTCGCGTCGCCTCCGGATACCGGTCCCGGAAGTCAGTCACGAGAAATGTGAGGCCGTGTTCCTCGGCGGCTGCCTGCCCCGCCTCACGGATCGACGCCGGGTCCTGGTACGGACTCACCGTGAGGGTGGTCGCGAGCGCCTCGCACCCTCGGTCGCGCGCCGCGATCGCGGTCTGTCCGAGCCGCAGACGGAAGCAGCGCTTGCAGCGCTCTCCCGGAGTGTTCGCCACCTCCGCGGCCGCGCGCAGCCACGCCGTCGGCTCGTACGGCACCTCGACGACCTCGATGCCGCGCTCGTCGGCGTAGGCGCGCAGCGTGTCCCGCCGGCGCTCGTACTCCACGAGCGGGTGGATGTTCGGGTTGGCGTAGATGACGGTGACGTCGTGCTCGGCCGACAGTGCGTCGAGCGGCTCGAGCAGGCACGGTCCGCAGCACGCGTGGAGGGCTAGTCGCACGGCGCCTCCCCCGTTCCGCCGAGGACGGCGCGCAGCTCGTCGGCGGTGGCTTCATCGATCGAGCCGCGCTCGATCGCCATGTCGACCGCGTGCTCGCCGAGGGCTCGATACGAGGGCAGCGCATCGGGGGCGCGCCCTGCGAGCGCGGCGAGGTGCCCGCGCACGGTCTGCACGTCGCCGCGGACGATGGGGCCGGTGAGCGCCATCGTCGTGCCGCACCGCCGGACGTTGCCGACCGTCCCACGCAGCAGCGGCTCGAGTGCTTTGGCGGCGAGCGCGTCGTCGAAGCCGGCGGCCGTAAGCACGCCGATCGCAAGGTCTTCGAGTGCGACGAGGTAGTTCGACGCGAGGCAGGCCGCCGCGTGGTAGAGCGGCCGGGCGTCCTCGGCCACGGGGACGGGGACGCCGCCGACGAGCGCGACGAGCGCGTCGAGCACCGATTCCGCCTCGTGGTCCGCCGTCACGCCGAAGACCGATCCCGGCAGTTCGCGGACCGCGTGCTCGACGGAGGCGAACGCCTGCAGGGGGTGAATCGAGCCGACGTACGCCCCCGCCTCGCGCAGCGCCGCCAGCGGTGCGAGACCGAGCGCCCCGCTCGTGTGCGCCGCGATCGTCCCCGGTTTCACCCCGCGCGCCGCATCGACCGCCACTGCGGCGACGTCGCGATCGGCCGCGGTCACGAGCAGCAGATCCGCGCGCGACGCCGCCTCCGCGTTGTCAGTGAGCGGCTCCCCACCGGTGGCGAGTGCGGCGGCGGTAGCGTGGCCGCGGTCGCGACACGTGACGGCAACCGGCGGCAGGCCAGCCTCCCGAAGGAGCGAGCCGAGCGCTTGACCGACGGTCCCACCGCCGAGGATCGCGATGCGGCGACCGGCGAGGATCTCGGGTAGTGGTGGGATGCGGGGGACAGGTTCCATGCGGCCATTCTACCCCGTGGGCCGGCTCGCCTCGGCGATCAGTGCCCGTCGATGAGCGACTAGCGGGTAGCGACCGCGGTGACGAGGCTCGCGAGCCCGAACAGCAGGAACACCACGCCCGAGATACGCGTGATCAGCCGCTCGGGCAGCTTCGCGCCAAGGATGGAGCCGACGATGATGGCGATGCCGTCGGCGATCATCATGCCGAGCGTCGAGCCGAACCACACGCCGAGGAACGTTGCGGCACCCGTGGCCTGTACGGCCTGCGGCAACACTGTCTGCAGCGCCGGTAGCGTCTTGAGCACCGCGACGGGGTCGGCGGCAATCGTCATCGTCATGATCTGCGTCTTGTCGCCCAGCTCCGCGAAGAAGAAGGCGACAGCGACCGCGATGATCGGCCCGTATCGGCTCGGGGTGTCGCACGACTCGTCCTCATCCTCGCCGCGCAGGGTCCAGATGCCGAAGCCGATGAACAGCACGCCGGTGAGCACGTGCAGGTAGAACTCGGGGATGAGGTTGCCGATAGCCTGACCGACCGCGGTGGACAGCAAGTGGATGAACAGGGTCGCCGCGAAGATGCCGACGAGCACCTGCCACGCCTTGTAGCGGGCCGCGAGGCACAGCGCGAGGATCTGGGTCTTGTCGCCGAGCTCGGCGTGTGCGATCAAGACCGTCGTAGTGATCATCGTGGTCAGCATGCAAACGGGTCCGTTCCAAGGACGTGTGGGGCAAAGAAAGGGCGGCCCCCGCTACCGGGAGCCGCCCTTGTCAGGATTCGATCCGACTTACGCCTTGCGGACGTTGCTCGCCTGGAGCTTGCCATTCTGGCCGGTCGTGATCTCGAAGACCACGGGCTGACCCTCATCGAGGGTCTTGAAGCCGTCCATCTGGATCTCCGAGTAGTGGACGAAGAGGTCGTCGCCGTCCTCTCGAGAGATGAACCCGTAGCCCTTGTCCGGATTGAACCACTTGACGGTACCTTCAGCCATGCAAACTCATCCTTCCGACCCCGCCTCGGGGTGACACTCGGGCGAACGTCGTTCCTCTTCGGCGCGTGCCGTCCTCTTTGTGTTCGCGGCGCACGTCACTTCTGAGAGCAGCGGGTTCGCTACCTTCTGGGCTCCCAGCCCACCAAGGTAATCGTAGCATAATCTGTCATTTGTCAAGCCTGCTTAACGATGCCGAGGAGCGCCTTGAATTCCTCGGTCCCGGCACGCCCGACGGCCTCGTACATCACCGACTCTGACGTGGTCACAACGGCTCCCTCGGCACGCAGTCTGGCGAGGGCGATCTCGTAATCGCGGGGGAAGCGGGAACAGACGCCGTCGGCCACTACGTGCACGCGGTAGCCGCTGTCGAGCAGCGCGAGCGCCGTTTGCGCAACGCAGATGTGCGTCTCCATGCCCACGATCGCCACCTGCCGCCGCCCCGTCGCCTGCAGTGCCTCGACGAAGCCTGGCTCCGACGCGCAGCAGAAGCACGTCTTGTCGACAACCGTGGCGGTCTCGAGCGCCTCGGCGAGCTCCGGAACCGTCCCGCCGAGCCCCTTCGGGTACTGCCGCGTCTCGATGATGGGCGCGCCGATGAGCTGCGCGACCCGCGCGAGGCGCGAGGCGACACCGACGACTTCCTCGCGGCGCTCCATAACAGCAGCCAGGCGGTCTTGGATGTCGATGACGATCAGTGCGACGTCGTCGCGATCGATGGTCCGGCCCGCACATGCACTCATGGTCGTCTCCTTCGTGTGTCGCTGGCAGAGATTCTAGCCGAGACATCGGCGATGCAGCGCACGTTTTCCGGGTACAAGTCGGGAGAAGACAGAATCAGGAAGAACGTTCCACAAGGAGGATACGATGGCTGACACCGCCGCCGTTCAGGCGCCCGTAATGAATCCGCTGCAGCACATCACCAATCTCGACGCCGCGAGCGACTTCGAGAAGAAGCACACACCCTACATCCAGCTCGACAAGACGGCCGAGGGTAAGACGCGCGTGAGTTTCGAGGTCGGCCACTATTTCCCGCACCCGAACCAGCCGGACCACTTCATCCAGTCGGTTCACGTCTACGCGGGCGACGCGAACGTCGCGCAGTTCGACTTCACGCCGGTCGTCGCATGGCCGAAGGGGTGCGTCGATCTGGACCTGCCCGCGGGCACCGTGGTCTCCGTGATCGAGCACTGCAACCTGCACGGCCGCTGGAAGGCCGAGGCGACGGTGCAGTAGCGATCAGTCGATCAGCACGGATGCGATGTAGGTGAGCGCGTCGCCCTCGGGCGGCGCGCTTTCGCGTTCGCGCGCCGTGCGCGAGGCGATTCCCCGCTCCTCGAGCGCGATGCGGACGTGCGCCAGCGCGATGCCGACGTCGATGCGGTTCATCAGCCGCAGGTGCTCGGCGAAGAGCTTGTACTGCAGCGGCGCGCGGAACGACAGGTACGCGTCGAGGCGCTCAGGCGAAGCGCGGAATCGCCACGGCTGCAAGTTCCCGGCGCTGGGCGCAACTCGCGCGGCTTCAATCGCCTCGGCCCACTCCCCCGCCGAATCGAGCAGGAGGTCGTCGAGTGGCCTGCGGTTCGCGGTTCCGGCCTCGCGCACGTGCCCGCCATCCTCGACGGGGGAACCGAAGCCGATCAGCACGAGCGGCCGGTGGTCGGCCGGATAGTGCGCCACGGGACGGAAGGTGTCGCCGCGCGCGTTGCCACCCACCCAACACGTGCCGATGCGAACTGCGGTCATCGACAGCACGAGCGGCTCGAGCGCGAATCCGATGTTCTCGTAGCTCTCCCGGCGGTTCGGTCCCGTGCCGAGGAGATAGTGCGGCGCGCGATGCTTGCCGTACGCGCCCACGATGCCGGGCATCACCGCCTGAAGCGCTTCGCCGTCCTCCACCACGTGCACCGCGATGTCCGCGTCCGCGTCGATGTGCTCCAGCGACGCAGCAAGCGCGTGCACTTCGCTCAACACTCGGCTGGATAGCCGGGACATGTCGTACCGCCGACACGACCTGCGCACCTGAATCGCCTCGTAGCGGTCCATGCCGTCCGTTCTCTCCTCGGCGCTGCGGTCATCGTCCCCCGTCAATCGCCCAGTCTACGTGCCCGATGTCGCGCTCCGCTACCGCTCGCCGAACTCATCTATTCTTACCTCTTGACTAGTGTGTGGTTTCGACTAGTGTGAGGTATGCAATGCTTCGGAAACCGACTAGACGAGAGGGGTGAGGCCGTGACCGAGTCGGACATGCTGGTCCGCAAGTTCCAGAAGGAGCTCAATGCGGGCATCGTGTCGCTCGTTCTGCTCGCCATCCTCGAGCGTAGCGACGAGCCGCTGTACGGCTACCAGATCGCCAAGCAGCTCGAGGCCGCGTCCAACGACGGCATGCCCATCAAGCAAGGCACGCTCTACCCCGTACTGCGGTCGCTCGAAGACAACGGCCTGCTCTCCGGCCGCGTCGAGCCGTCCGTGTCGGGGCCGCCTCGGAAGTACTACCGGATCACCGAGGAAGGTCGCCGAGTACTGGGCGAGTGGCAAGTGACGTGGACGAGGACCAGGGACTTCGTGAACGAGACGCTGGAGGGGAACCGTGACTAGGATCGATGAATACCTCGCGCAGCTGCGCGAGCGACTTGCGGGAGCGGATCCCGCAGTCGCGCAGGATGCGCTGTACGACGCCGAAGAGTACCTGCGCGCCGAGGCGCCCGACGGCGACGAGGCCGCGGTCGACGCGGCGATCGAGCGGTACGGCTCGCCTGACGAGATCGCCACGGCGTACCTCGAGGCCGAGCGGCGGGTCTCCCCCGTCGTGCCGAGGACGAACGTCCCCGCACGACCGCTCGATGCTCGCGGCGCGGCGCTGCGCTTCTTCGGCGTGGTGGGTGACGCTCGGGCGTGGGGCTCGCTGCTCTACTTGCTGCTCGCGCTGGCGACCGGCATCGCCTACTTCACGTTCGTGGTGACGGGTCTGTCGCTATCGGCCGGCTTCGCCGTGCTGATTATCGGCATACCGTTCATGCTGCTCTTCCTCGCGATGGTTCGCGCGGTGTCGCTCATGGAGGGGCGTCTCGTCGAGGCGCTCCTCGGCGTCCGCATGCCGCGTCGGCCGCGCGGTCACCTGCCGCAGGGCAACCTGCTCGAGCGCATCAAGATGTGGCTGACCGATGTGCGGACGTGGACCTCGATGCTCTACATGGTCCTGCAGCTGCCGCTGGGCATCGCGTACTTCACCGTGGTCGTGACCCTGCTGTCTACCTCGGCGGCGTTCGTCTTGCAGCCGATCTGGCAGCTCGTCACCGGCGAGCCGTACTTCATGACCGACCGGTTCGCGTACTACCTGCAGCCGTGGGCGATACCGCTCTCGTTCATCGCGGGCATCCTCGGCTTCTTCGCCACGATGCACCTCGCGAGGCTCGTTGGCCGCGCGCACGCCGCGTATGCGAAAGCGATGCTCGTCGGTCGTGCCGAAGACACCGCGTCCGCGCCTGCGGCTGCGTGAGAGGGAGGAACACTATGCGTACCAATCGAGTCTTGCTCGCTGCGGCCCTGGCCGTGGTCCTGCTCGCTTCGTCCGGCTGCGGCGTGTTCGTGAGACGCGTGCCGAGGCCAGTTCGCAGCGACGTCCGGAGCGTGCCGCTGCAAGGGGCGACGTCCCTGCGTGCCGACCTCGCGATCGGATCCGGCGAGCTGAACATCCGCGGGGGCGCGAGCGGAGCGATGGAAGGCACCTTCGAGTACAACCGGCCCGACTGGAAGCCGGAGGTCGACTACTCCGTCCTGGCCGGCGAGGGCAGGCTGAAGATGCGACAGCCGGATCATCGGGGGTTCATCGGCATCGGCTCCTCGTTCAACACTTGGGACCTCCGCCTGCCCGACGCGATTCCCACCGATCTCTCCGTCGCGTTCGGCGCGGGTGAGAGCCGGCTGGACTTGCGCGGCCTGCGGCTCACCAACCTCGACGTTGTGCTCGGTGCGGGTGAGACGTCGATCGACCTGACAGACGTGCACACGAACCTGACCGCGAGGGTCGAAGGCGGCGCCGGCGAGTTCACGATCAGAGTCCCACGGGACATCAATGTCCGCGTCCTCGGCGCTGAGGACGGCTTCGGCGATGTCAACGCCGACGGATTCCAACGCGATCGCGGCGCCCTCGTCTACACGCCGTCGAAGCCCGCTACCGCCACCCTGGAGGTCGCACTCCGACGCGGCGCCGGCGAGGTGAACATCATCACGGCAGACTAGGGGTCCCCTCCCCTGTCTCGGGCGCGGCGCCCCGCATGCGGCGTCGCGCCCTCTACTTCACCCCGCGACGACGTAACACGCAAGGAGGCCGACGATGAAGAAGATCGGACGGACCGGTACGAAGACGCTGTGGATCGCTCACGCGGCGATCGTGGCGGTGTGGACCGGCAGCGTCGCCGCGATGCTCGCGCTGGCCGTTTCCGCGGTCGGCGCGCCGTCGGTCGTTGCGCTCGCCGCGTGGCGGAGCATGGACGCGATCGACGCGTTCGTGCCATTCGTGTCGCTCGGCACCGCGCTGCTCGGCGTCGTGTACGGGGTGTGGACGCCGTGGGGCTTCGTGCGGCATCGGTGGGTCGCCGTGAAGTGGGTGCTGGCCCTGGGCGTGATGTTCACGGGTGCGATCGTGATCGACCGCCTCAAAGGCGAGTGCGTGCGGCTCGCAGCGAGCGGCGCGTCGGCGACCTCGATCGACGGCGCGGCGCGCGTGCTCGCGCTCGCGGTGGCTGGGCAGCTCGTCGCGCTGCTGATTGCGCTCGCGATCTCGCACCTCAAGCCCTGGCGCGCCAAGCGCGGCGGCTCGCCCGCCTAGAACAGACCCGGCTGCTCGCCGCTTGCGGACGGCGCGCGCAGGCCGAGATGCTCGTACGCGCGCGGCGTGGCCTGCCGGCCCTTCGGCGTGCGCTGGAGGAAGCCGAGCTGCAAGAGGTACGGTTCGTAGACGTCCTCGAGCGTGTCCGGCTCCTCGCCCACTGCGGCAGCGAGCGTGTTGAGGCCGACGGGGCGGCCGGAGAACTTCTGGATCAGCGCCTCCAGGATGCGCACGTCCATCTTGTCGAGCCCGAGGTGGTCCACCTCGAAGAACGCGAGGGCTTCCGCCGCGATGTCCTCGTCGATGCGCCCAGCGTGGCGCACCTGCGCGTAGTCGCGCACTCGCTTCAGCAGGCGGTTCGCCAGGCGCGGCGTTCCTCGGCCACGACGGGCGATCTCGTCCGCGCCGCCGTCGTCGATCGGCACGCCGAGGATGCCCGCCGAGCGGCGCACGATGGCCGCGAGCTCGTCTGGCGAGTAGTAGTCGAGGCGGAACGCCATGCCGAAGCGGTCACGCAGCGGCGACGTGAGAAGGCCGGTCCGCGTGGTGGCACCGACGAGCGTGAACCGCGGCAGGTCCAGCCGCAAGGAGCGTGCGGCCGGCCCCTTCCCGATCACGATGTCGAGCGAGAAGTCCTCCATCGCCGGGTAGAGCACCTCTTCGACCACGCGATTGAGCCGATGGATCTCGTCGATGAACAGCACGTCGCGCTCGTCGAGATTCGTGAGGATCGCCGCGAGGTCGCCGGCACGCTCAATCGCGGGGCCGGAGGTCGTGCGGAGCGCCACGCCGAGCTCGGATGCGATGACCCCCGCGAGCGTGGTCTTGCCGAGGCCCGGCGGTCCCGACAACAGGATGTGGTCGAGCGCTTCGTCGCGCGCCTTCGCCGCCTGGATGAGCACGGCGAGGTTCTCTTTGACCTTCGCCTGGCCGAGGTAGTCCTCGAGGCGCTTCGGCCGCAGCGAGCGGTCGATCTCGAGGTCGTCGGCGGTGTAGCGCGCGGACACGAGCCGTTCGACGTCGCGCTCCGGGTCCACCTACATCCCCCCCAGCCGCTTGAGTGCGCCGCGCACGATCTCTTCGGCCGAGGACGCCTCCTGGCCCGCGAGCGCCACGCCCACCTCCGCCGACGAGAAGCCCATCGCGAGCAGTGCGTCGCGTGCCTCCGCCAGCGCGGGGGCGGCCGCAACCACGCCGCTGCCGATCGCAGCCTCGCCGCCGAGCTTGTCCTTCAGCTCGATGATGAGCCGCTGCGCGGTCTTCTTGCCGATGCCGGGTATGGTGGCGATCGTCGCGGCGTCCTCGCGAACGATGGCGTCGCGGAGCGCGGCGGGGCGCATCGCCGACAGCGCCGCGAGTGCCACCTTGGGCCCGATGCCCGAGACCGTGATGAGCAGCTCGAACAGCGAGCGCTCGTCGGCGGACTCAAAGCCGAACAGCGACAACTCGTCTTCGCGGACGTGCAGGTAGGTGTGGACGGTGACCTCGTCGCCCTCGGCGGGCAGTGCCGCGACCGAGCCGGTGGACATGGCGAGCCGGAAGCCGACGCCGTGGACGTCGAGCAGGCAGAAGCCGAGGCCCTTGCCGACAACGCGACCCGTGAGGAACGAGATCATCGGCGCTCCCCCGCGGCTCGTCGCTCGGCGCGCTCCACCGCAGCAGTCCAGCCGGCCGTCGCGCCTCGGACGGCGCTGACGCCCGCCGGGGCGGTGCGGTAACAGAGCGCGAGGGCCAGCGCGTCGGCGGCGTGATCGGGTTTCGGCTCTTCGGCCAGGTCGAGGATCGCGCGCACCATGTACTGCACCTGCCGCTTGTCGGCTGAGCCGCTGCCGACGACCGCGAGCTTCACCTCGCTCGGCCCGTACTCCCCTACCTCGAGGTCGGCCTGGGCGGCGGCGAGTAAGGCCGCGCCCCGTGCTTGGCCCGTCGCGAAGGCGGTGCGAACGTTCGCGTTGAAGAACAGCGTTTCTATCGCGAGCGCGACGGGGCGGTAGGTAGCGATGACGTCGGCCAGGGAATCGTGGACGATCTTGAGGCGGCGCGAGGTCTCCTCGGCGGGATTCGTGGTCACGCAGCCGTAGCCGAGGCAGCGCAGCCGGCTCCCCGTGCGTTCGACCAGACCCCAACCGGTGTTCGAAAGCCCCGGGTCGATGCCGAGGATGATCATGGAGCTCCCTCGCTGCCGCTATCTGGAAGAATCGAACGTATGTTCAGGATAGCGTCAACGGCCGCTACGTCAAAGTGGGGCGCGCGAAGGCGGCGGTGCGAAGGCGTGCGGGCGGTGCTACGTCTCTTCGGCTAGTACGCGGTGACCCCGTGGTAGGCCGAGTAGCTGGCCGACCAGTACGCGTTCCCCGGCGCGAATGCCCGGATGCGCCAGCGGCCTGCGTAGGGCAGCGAAAGCGACGTGGTGTAGCGGGTGTAGGTGGCGTACTTCGCGTTCTTGGCGTTCACGGTGCGTCGGAGGACCCAGCGACCGCGCTCGTACCGGTACGCCTGGATCTTCGTGTAACCCCACCGCAGCGGTCGCAGGTAGCCGTGCGCCGAGAACGCACGGCCGTGCCGAACCAGGCTCGCGGAACGCGGCGACGACACGCTCATGTGCGGCACCACCGACACGCCGGTCGAAACCGCCGGGGCGAGGTTGCTATCGCCCTCGAACATCGCGGAGTACGAGCCCGCGTAGTACGTGCGCAGCGAGGTCGCGTAGCCGGACGCGTCGCTCCAGGGCAGCGAGCGGAGGGTCGGCGCGACCGAGGGATTCGCAGAGTAGCCGCCGAGGTCGATCGCTGCGGCGCCTACGCTCCCCCACACTTGCGCGCCGGTCGCCTGCACGCGACTCGCGCCCGAGAGCGCGGCCGCGAACGTGACGGGCACGCCGTACGCCGGCCGCGCGGAGGACGCGGTCAGACGCAGCGCCGTCGGGTAGACGCCCTGCGCTCCCACTGGGCCGAGGACCGGCGTCGCGGCAGTCGGCCGCGTCGCGACGAGGTCGAAGCTGGCCGCCTTGCCCGGCGCGAGGACGACGTTCGGCAATGAGGCATCATTGCCGGCGCGCGAGAAGAAGGCGCCGTTCACCGTCTCTGCGGCGGACAGGCGCACACCGGCGAGCGGCACGCGGAGGGCGGAGGTGTTGGTGACGGTCCCTCGGTAGTGCCGGGTGCCGTCGGCATCGACCGACGTCGACGTCACCGCAGCATCGAGGCGCTTCTCGGCGCTCGTGCTCGAAACCGCCATCGGCGGGTCGACCTCGGCGGAGGTGTCGGAGAGCGCGGGCACGGTGATGCGATAGGTCGCGGACTCCCCCGGGCCGAGGATGTAGGCGTCGGTGCGCTGCACGCTCTGCGCCCGCAGTACGTGGCCGGGCTCGTCGTAGAGTCGCACCGTGACGCCGATTCCTTCGACCTGGAACGCCTGGTCGTTCGCGAACGACCCCTCGAAGACACGAGTGGGCCGCGTACTCGTCGTGGTGTAGCTCACGGCGCTGACCGGCAGCGTCACCGTCTGCGAAGCGATCGCGATCGACGGGAACGTCTCGGCGCCGGCGCGGACGGGCCGGAAGGGCGCGGAGCGCGACGACAACGCGGCAGCGAGCGGCAGGACGAGCGCCAGCGCGAGCAGCCTGGCGAGCGGGCGACGGAAACGCACGGGGATTCCTCACGTCGGCACTAGGAACGGCAGATCGAGCCGAAACTAGAGGTGCAGCTACGGTGCCAACCTGACGTGTGCGACTAGCGGACCGAGATGTAGCGGTATGCCGAGTAGTTGGCCGCGTGCTGGGCGTCGGGGCCGACCCACGTGCGCACCCGCCATCCCCCGCGGTACGGCAGTGACAACGTCGCGAGGTAGGTGCTGTACGCGGTGACGCCGACGGGATTGACCAGTCTCGCCGAGACCGTCTGCCGAAGCACCCAGCGTGTGCCCTCGCGGTGGTACGCGATCACTTTCAGGCGCTGGCTGGCATGCCTCGGCCGCAGTTGTCCCCTGACGGGGAACCGACGGTAGCGGTACACCGCCGGGGGGGCCGACGGCGTCGACAGAAAGTGCCGCGGGTAGACCTCGAGGTTGCGCGGCGCCTGGCTCATTGCGTAGTTCGAGTCACCCGGGAACCACCACCGATACACGCTGCGCTGTCGCGGCGTGAGCGTTAGCGAGTAGGTCGACGTCCCGGCCACGACGTAGGTCGATGTCCAGCTCTTGAGGTCGGTGGAAGCGAACAGCTGCAGCGTCTCGCCGGGCACGATGTACCAATCGGGGCTCGACATGAGCGAGCCGGTGAACTTCACGCTCCGTCCATAGACCGGCATGCGATCGCTCACCGCGAACGAGAGGCGGGTGGCGATGGTCGCGTCGGCGCGCATCGCGCCCAGCCCGAGCGTTACGCCGTCCGCGGGACGGTAGGCCTTCGCGGTGAAGCGCGCAGAGTCGCCGGGCGCCAGCACGAGTGGGGCATGGGTCGCGTCGCCCTCGTAGGTCACGTCGTCGAAGATGCTGTCGAAGATCGTGCCCGTTGACTGATCCGTCTCGTAGCCCGAGATCCTGATGCTCGACACGTCGACCGGGACCGGCAGGTCATTCGTGACCGTCCCCTCGTACGACCGGTAGGTGCCGTGATCGACGAAGTCCGGATCGGTGATGCCGAGTCGCTTCTCGCCGCTGATGCTCGGCTGGCCGACGACGGCAGCGACGCGAAGATGGTTGCCGCTCGGCGCCTTCATCAACAGCTGGAACGTGCCGTAGTCCCCCGCGTTCAGGATGTAGTCGCTCGTGGGCGCCCACTGCTCGCCCACGACCACGTCGTCGACGTTGCGCACCAGCTCGAACTTCACCCACAGATCCTGCACCCGCGGCCCCGCCGGCACGACGTACCACCCGTCGAACACGTCGTAGTCCACACCGTCAAGGGTCATCGGGTACGTCGCGACTGTCGGCGTGATGGTCACGGAGTCGACGGCCTGGATGCTCGCGCCACCGGCCGTCACCACGGACGAGCGCAACTGGGCAAGCCCCGCGGGCGATCCGCCCACGACGGTCGTAGCGAGCGTGGGCGCGGCGCCGAGGAGCAGGAGTGCTGCCAGGCCGACCCCGAAGACTGCGATTCGCCGCGACCGTCCGCCCACTGGGTGCCTCCTCGTGATCGCGTCCGCAATCGTTCGTGCGCAGCAGCGCCTACAGGTCGAGCTTCGCCGCCAGCTCGTCGGTGAGCTCCATGTTGTGGTAGACCTCCTGGATGTCGTCGTTCTCCTCGAGAACGTCGACCAGGCGGAGGACCTTCTTGGCAGTGTCGATCGGCGGGACGACCGGGGTGGTCGGCCGCATGGAGAGTTCAGCGCCCTTCACCGGCAGGCCGTCGGCTTCCAGTGCGTTCTTAACGCTCATCAGGTCGGCAGGTGCGGTCAGCACGACGAACTCCTCGCCGGTGTCCTCGAGGTCGTCTCCGCCCGCATCCGCGACCTGGAGCATCAGCTCCTCCTCGTCGATGCCGGCCTTGTCGACCACGATCTCGCCCTTGCGCTCGAACTGGAAGGCCACGGAGCCGGTCGCGCCGAGCGAGCCGCCGGCGCGCGTGAAGGCCGCGCGGACGTCGGCAGCGGTGCGGTTGCGGTTGTCGGTCAGCGCCAACACGTAAATGGCTACGCCGCCCGAGCCATAGCCCTCGTACGTGATCTCTTCGAAGTTCGCGGACTCGCCGGCGCCGAAGGCCTTGTTGATCGCCGTCTCGATCTTGTCCTTCGGCAGGCTGTAGCTCTTGGCCTTCGCGATGGCGGCCGCGAGCGACGCGTTGTTCTCGGGGTTGGGGTCGCCGCCTGTCTTGGCGGCAACGGTGATGATGCGCGACAGCTTCGAGAAGAGCGCGGAGCGCTTGGCGTCCTGCGCCGCCTTACGGTGCTTGGTGGTAGCCCATTTCGAGTGTCCGGACATGCCTCGGCGTTCCTTTCTTTGCACGGCGACAACGGCCGGCGCGAGTGGGATTCGGCCCTTAGGATAGCGAATACCGAGCCGTTCGGGGAGCGGCAGGCGCGTTTGCGCTGCTCACTAGGGCTCCCAGGCCGCCTACCGCACGAGCATGAGCACGCCGCGCGTCAGCAAGTACGCGCCGAAGATCGCCACGAGCGCGAGCACGGCGTCGCGCGTGTGCTTGCGCGCGAACTCGCCGATCGGCGCGAGCACGCGCTCGACGTCATCGGGTGCGACGAGCGCCACGATGAGCGGGATCAGTATCGGCGAGAGGATCACCGCCACTACCACTACGAACACGGCGATCTTGCCGAGAACCGGCACCGAGGCGGCAGCGATGGCATGCGCGGCTGGGACGAACAGGGCGATCGTGGTGAGATCGGTTCCCATCGACCACACGCCGAACGCGAAGAAGCGCAGGGCGTGTGCGTCGCGAGATGCGGCCGCACCGGCGGCTTGACTCGAACCGCGCTCGGCGATCGTCGGCGCTCTGAGCAGCAAGCGGATGGCGACCGCGATGAGCACGAGCCCGAACGCGATGTCGAGCCGCGCGGACAGTACGGGGATGCGGAACGGCGGGAGCCGGAGTTGCAGGCGCCGGAACAACCCGATGAGGCCGAGTCCGATGACGATGAACGGCACGGCGCCGCCGGCCAGCATCGCCGTCGCCTTCGTCTTCGGATGGTACGGGCTTGACAGGATGAGCACCGCAGCGGCGAAGACCGTGGGGCTGACTGCAGCGGCGATTGCGAGGGGCAGCACCTGGAGTAGTAATCCGGCCACGCCTTGCTACCTACCCTATCCGTAAAGCCGAGGGGTGGCAGGCGACGCCGCGGTAGTGACTACGCGCCCACGACTTCGTCGAGGAAGAAGCGGTGGATCCGAGGGTCGCCGGTGAGCTCGGGGTGGAAGGTCGTGGCGAGATGGCGCTCGTGGCGTGCCGCTACGATTCGCCCGTCGTGCTCCGCGAGCACCTCGACGCCGTTCCCGACCTCCTCGATCCACGGCGCGCGTATGAACACGCCGCGGAACGGCTCGCCGATGTGCGCGAAGTCGAGGTCGACCTCGAAGCTGTCGATCTGTCGACCGTACGCATTGCGTCGCACCGTGACGTCCATCAGGTCGAGCGTGCGCTGGTCGGGCAACGCATCGGCCACGCGCTGCGCCACGAGGATCGCCCCCGCGCAGGTGCCCCAGACCGCCATTCCCTCGGCGTGACGCTGCTTGATCGGCTCCCAGAAGCCGTACGACGTCATCAGTTTGCCGATCGCAGTCGACTCGCCGCCGGGGATGACGAGGCCGTCGCACTCGTCGAGCTGGTCGGGCAATCTGACCGCGACCGTGTCGACGCCGAGCGCCTCGAACGAAAGGACGTGTTCGCGGAAGGCCCCCTGGAGGGCCAGCACGCCGATGACCACTACCAGCCCCGCTCCTGCATCCGCTCGGAATCCGGGATCTCAGAGATGTTGATGCCCACCATTGCCTCGCCGAGGTCACGGGAGACGCGGGCGATGATGTCGGCGTCCGTGAAGTGCGTCGTGGCCTCCACGATCGCGCGAGCACGCTTCGACGGGTCGCCGCTCTTGAAGATGCCGGAGCCGACGAAGACGCCATCGCAGCCGAGCTGCATCATGAGCGCGGCGTCGGCGGGGGTGGCGATACCGCCCGCGGAGAAGTTGACGACGGGCAGCCGGCCGTTGTCGGCAACCCACTTCACGAGGTCGTAGGGCGCCTGTAGGTCCTTGGCGGCCGTGAACAGCTGCTCGGGACGCAGACCCTTGAGCCAGGCGATCTCGTCGGTCACGGTCCGGATGTGGCGAACCGCCTCGACGACGTTGCCCGTGCCCGGCTCGCCCTTGGTGCGAACCATCGCAGCGCCCTCCGAGGCACGCCGCAGCGCCTCACCGAGGTTGCGGCAGCCACACACGAACGGGACGGTGAAGTCCCACTTGTTGACGTGATGCTCTTCATCCGCGGGCGTGAGCACCTCGGACTCGTCGATGTAGTCGACGCCGAGGGACTGCAGGACCTGCGCCTCGACGAAGTGGCCGATGCGGCATTTCGCCATGACCGGAATCGACACGGCGTTGACGATCTCCTCGACCTTGGTCGGATCGGCCATGCGGGCAACGCCGCCCATGGCTCGGATGTCGGCGGGGACGCGCTCGAGCGACATGACCGCAACGGCGCCTGCGTCCTCGGCGATCTTGGCCTGCTCGGCCGTCACGACGTCCATGATGACGCCGCCCTTGAGCATCTCGGCCAGGCCGGTCTTGACGCGTAGCGTACCGACTTCGCGCATGTTCTCGGTCATAGGGGCTTGTCACTCCTCGCCTCCGCGCCTCGCGCGGATCGACCAACAAAGCAGGCTAAGATTCTACTCGTGCCGGCATCCGGCAACAACCGGAAACGGCCCCTCAATAACGCAGCGAGCGCACCTTTTCGATGCGCTCGCTGGAACCAGTGTCCGAGGAAGGCGCGCTAGCGCATCTGGATGTTGAGGTTCGACGGAACGACCTCGAACCAGGTGTTGCCCGGCGAAAGCCGAAGGAGCGAGCCCGAGTCGGTGCGGAACGTCGGCGGCGCGCTCTTGCCCGCGTTCCACGTGCCGTCGAAGCGCATGCCGTCGCGGAAGATCGACGCGCGGTTCGAGCCGTCGAGAATGATGTCGAACGTCTCCGAGCCGGCCACGTCGCGGTGCCCGGTCGCCGACATCTTGGCCCACAGCACGACGACGTTGCGCGAGGTGATCTGCTTGCCCGTGCCCTTGTCGACGTGCGGCGTTCCGTTCTCCCATCGGCGGTACCGCTTGCTTGCGCGATCGTAGACCCAGCGCGCGTTCGCGGCCGGCGAGAAGCGGATGAACAATTCCGAGATCGCGGGACCCGTGGTCTCGCCGCTCCGGTCGAACGCGAAGCCTTGCAGCTTCTGCGTGAGCTGGTAGCCACGCGAGCGAGCGGTCTGGTCGATTAGGTTCATCCGAAGATACAGATTGTGGGGCGCCCGCCGATCCGACGTCCGGAAGTACGGCTTCTCGACGCCGTTGTCGAGCGAGAGGTTCGCGATGCTCGTGCGCTTCTTGATCTGGCCGTTCACGTACGTGCTCGCGCCAGCGAAGAAGAACAGCGCGTTGTACTGCGGCACGATGTACGTGTCCGACAGTCGCGCGCTGCGGACGTTACCCACTGTCTGCGGTCGGTCCGAGTGGAAGAGCGCGTTGAAGCGCGTGATCCCGCCTTCGGTGATCGACTCGTACACCACGTCCGCACGCTGCAGGTTCGTCTGCGGCCGCGCGTCCGGGGAGTTCTCGATCTTCACGGAAACGACGCGGCGATTCGTGACGTTCGCGTTCGGGGCGTCGAGACCGGTGAGCGGCCAGCGGACCTCATCGGCAGGACGCGCCACCGTGCGCTCAGTGTCAGCGTGCGGCCACAACGACTTGATCTCCTGCTGCACTTTCTTGCAGCCGGTCAGACCGAGCACGCCGAGCATGAGAACGGCGGCCAGGGTGACGAGGACGATACGACGCGGCATATGGAAACCTCCTGGGTTGAACACGCGAGACACGATACGGGCGCGCAAGAAGCGGGTCAAACCGGCGAGTGCTGTTGCGGCCCCCGACTGCGGCTTGTAGAGTTCGGGTTACCTGCGACCTGAGGAGATCCGTGCCCTGCTATCTCCTGCATACGATCGAGCAACCAGACAGCGAGCCGTATGCCGACAGCGACGTCAAGGACGTGGTCGGCGCGCTCCCTCGCTTCTACTGCACAAAGGTGCAGCCGATCGCCGACCTTCGACCGGGAGAGGCCGTCCGCTGCCTCGACCGTGATGCCCCCTGCTGGAACCCCGCGGGGCCGAGCAGCGACTAGTCGTCGAGCAGGTCGGGTGCGATGCTCGGATTCCGGTCCGCGCGCCGCTTGTTCGCCCGCGCCCTGATCACGAGTGCTACGCCGAGGATGAGCACCGGCACGCTCAGGATCTGACCCATCGTCACGCCGGGCAGGATGAACCCGAGCTGTACGTCCGGCTCGCGGAAGAACTCCACGCCGATGCGGAACACGCCGTAGAGCGTGAGGAACCAGCCGAGTTGCTCGCCATCGGGTCGGCGTTTGCGCGCCAGCAGCAGCATCACCACCAACAGCACGATGCCCTCGAGGCCCGCCTCGTACAGCTGCGACGGATGCCTCGGCAGCGAGCCGCCGTTCGGGAACACCATCGCCCACGGCGCGTAGGACACCCGTCCCCACAGCTCGCCGTTGATGAAGTTCGCCAGCCTGCCGAAGAAGAGTCCCACCGGCGTGCCCACGGCCGCCATGTCGGCGAGCCGCAGGAATGCGATGTGCTTGCGACGCGCCACGATGAGCCCGGCGACCACGACGCCGATCAGCCCGCCGTGGAATGACATCCCGCCGTCCCAGATGCGCAGGATCTCGATGGGACGCGCCAGGTAGCCGGACAGGCCGTAGAACAGCACGTAGCCGAGCCGGGCACCGACGACCACGCCGACGACTGCGGCGAGCAGCACGTCGAGCAGGTCCTCGTTGGTGAGCGGCACGACCCAGCGGCGGCGCAACCGTGCGATCACGAGGCCGGCAGCCACGAATCCGGCTACGTATGCCAAGCCGTACCAGCGGATCGCGAACGGGCCGAACTGGACGAGGATCGGGTCGATCTTCGGGTAGGCGATGACTGCGAGCATCGAGGCTAGAACGACACCTTCGGCGCTTCCCGACCTTCGACCTCGACCTCGAAGTACTCGCGCGGCCCGAAGCCGAACATCCCCGCGACGACGTTCGTCGGGACCGACTGCTCCGCCGTGTTCAGGCTCATCACCGAGTCGTTGTAGAACTGCCGGGCGTAGGCGATCTTGCCTTCGGTGCCGGACAGCTCGTCCTGCAGATTGAGGAAGTTCTGGTTCGCTTTGAGGTCCGGGTACGCCTCGGCGAGGGCGAATAGGCTCTTCAACGCGCCGGACAGCATGTTCTCGGCCTGGCCCTGTTCGCGGACCCCCGATGCGTTGATCGCCATGTTGCGCGCCTGGACGACCTTCTCGAACGTGCCTTGTTCGTGGGCGGCGTAGCCCTTCACCGTCTCCACGATGTTCGGGATGAGGTCGTAGCGGCGCTTCAGCTGGACGTCGATCTGGGACCACGCATTGTCCACGCGATTCCGCAGCACGACGAGCCGGTTGTACATGCCGATGAACGCGACGAAGACCACGACCACTAACAGTAGAATCGCGCCGCCGCAAGCGAGAGCTAGGCCCACTGTTCGTCCTCCTTGGTCGCGGCGCACGGCCGACGGGCGGCGTTCGTCGCGTAGGGTACACTCCCTTATTGATTCAGATGGTATCAAATGGGAGGTCGCGCTCGTTGATCCCGCTCAAAGACGACAACCCTACGAATCGATTCCCGATCGTCACCGTGCTGCTGGTCGCCCTCAACATCGTCGTGTTCCTCTACGAGTTGACCCTCGGTCCCACGGCACTCGAGGCGTTCATCCGGACGCACGCGTTCATCCCCGCGGACTTCCTCGCCGACCCGTTCTCGGTACAGCAGTGGATGACTGTGTTCGCGGCGATGTTCATGCACGCCGGCTTCCTGCACATCGGCGGCAACATGCTCTACCTGTGGATCTTCGGCAACAATGTCGAGGACAGAATGGGGTCCGTGCCGTTCCTGCTCTTCTACCTGCTCGCGGGATTCGCGGCGACCGTCGCGCAAGCCTTCGCGGCGCCCGCCTCCACGGTGCCGAACCTCGGTGCGAGCGGCGCGATCGCGGGCGTGCTCGGCTCATACATCCTGCTGTATCCGGGGGCGGCGGTGCTCACGCTGATCCCGATCTTCTTCTTCATCGAGGTTGCGCGGATACCCGCGTTCGTGGTGATCGGCTTCTGGTTCGTGCTGCAGCTCGCGAACGGGATCGCATCGCTCGCGCCGGCAATCTCGCAGGGAGGCGTCGCGTACTTCGCGCACATCGGCGGATTCGCGGCGGGGCTGGCGGTCGCGCTACCGCTCGCGCTTCTGGATCGATCGCGACGGCGGCAGGCGCAGTTCAGGGCGTAGGCGCGAGCCTTACATGTCCATCTCGGCGAGCATGGCCTCGACCGAGTCGGCGGCCGCAAGCTGGCGTCGGAAGTACTCGCAGTACCCCTCGATGCGCGCGTCCTGCTCGAGATCCTGCTCGAGCGCGGGGCCGGGCGACTCGACGTGCTCGGTGAGCAGCTCGTCGGCGTCGGCGCTGGCGGAGTCATCTGCGCTGCCGCGGACCATCATGAAGCGCTCGGACGTTGGACGGCCCTCGGCGAGTTCGACGAGCTCCATCGCAGTCACGAGGAGATTCGGGATGCGGAGCTGGATCTTGATCTCTTCACCGCACACAGGGCAGTTGAAGACGACATCCACGCACTCGGCGTCGTGCAGTATCACGTTCGCGATCTGCTCGAGACCGACCTCGACCCTTCCGTCGTATGGGCAGAAGATCGAGAACTCCATCGGGATCGCCTCCTAGATCCGAGCCCCTCCCGAACCCATCGTAGGGCCGTCGACTCGGAAAACGCAACAAGCAGGAAATTCCAGCACCGAAGCCGTGCTACGATGCCCTTCATGTTTCAGGCGCCCCGTTCCGTGCAAATACCGTTCCGACCCTCGTTCATCCGAGGAATCCGCCTCGGCATGCCCATATTCCTCGGCTACTTTCCGGTGGGCATGGCGTTCGGCATCCTCGCCACCACGGCGGGTTTCGGGCCGCTCCAGGCGGTCGCCTGCTCCGCGTTCGCGCTCGCAGGCGCGGGCCAGTTCATCGGCCTGTCGCTGATGCCCGCTGCGAACGTGTTCGGGGTGCTCGTGGCCACCACCGTCGTGAACCTACGCTACGTGCTGTTCGGCGCCACGATGTCGCCGTTCCTGCGAGACACCACCCTGCCGACACAGGCCGCGCTCGCGTTCTCCCTCACCGACGAGACCTTCGCCGTCAACATTGCCGACCACCAGCAGGGACTCGCCTCGCCGTCGTCAATGGCCGGCGTCGGCGCGATCGCGTGGGTGGGATGGGTCGGCGGCACGATGGTGGGCGCGTACGCCGCCTCGCTCGTCGGCGATCCGGCGCGGTTCGGCGTCGAGTTCGCCATGCCCGCGATGTTCACCGCACTGCTCGTCGGGCAGATCGAGCGGAAGCGGCACATCGTGGTCGCTGCGATCTCGGCGGCGATCGCCGTCCCGCTCGTGACGGTGCTGCCGAACAAGTGGTACCTCATCGTCGCGTCGATGGCCGCCGCGGCGATCGGAGCGGTGGTGTACCGGTGAACACCACGTATGTCTGGGCGGTCGTGATCGGGATGGGCGTGGTGAACTTCGTCGTGCGCTTCGTGCCCATCGCCGTGGTGACGCGCGTCCAGTTGCCCAAGCCCGTGAAGCGGTGGCTGTCGTTCGTCCCGGTCTCCGTGATGGCGGCGCTCGTGGCAGGTGAAGTCCTGCGGCCCGGAGGCGCCTTCCCCCTCCCCTGGCAGAACCCGTACCTGCTCGCCGCGGTACCCACCGGGCTCGTCTTCTACAAGACGCGCAGCTTCCTCGGCGCTACTGTCGCCGGCGTCGCCTTCTTCCTAGCGTTCCGGGTACTCCTCGGATAGACTTACCGCGCCCCGCCGTAACCCAGCGACCCAAGCAGGAGGCTTCTGCATGGCCGACGTCAGACCCTTCTCGGCGATCGTCTACCGCCACGACGTGCCGGACATCTCGACGAAGACGGCGCCGCCGTACGACGTCGTGTCGCCCGACCTGCGCGCCGAGCTGCTCGACCGGGATTCGCTGAACGTCGTGGCGCTGGAACTCCCCGAGGGGCCGCTCGACCCGGCCGTCCCCGGCAACCGCTACGAGACGGGCGCGGCGCGCTGGAACGAGTGGCGCGAGTCCGGCGTGCTCGTTGCCGACGAGCCGCCCGCGATCTACGTGCTCGAGCAGGTGTGGGAGCACGCGGGTAAGACCGTGAGCCGGCGCGGGTTCGTGGCAGCCGTCAAGCTCGAACCGTTCTCGGCGGGCATCGTCCTGCCCCACGAGCGCACGCTGCCGAAGGCACTCGACGACCGCTTCAACCTCATCCGCGCCACCCACGCGAACTTCAGCCCCGTCCTTGGACTGTTCTCGGATCCCGAGCGCACGACCGATGCGCTGTTCGACACCGCGATCGCCTCCGCACCCGCACTCACTGCCGTCGACGCCGACGGCGTGACCGCGAGCGTCTACGCGATCCGCGACGCTGGCGGCCTCGCGCGCCTTTCGTCCCTCCTCGCCGAGGAGTCGATCTTCATCGCCGACGGTCACCACCGCTACACGACCGCCCTCGCCTACCGCGACGAGCGCCGCCAAAGCGAGCCGGGGACGGCCGACGAGCGCCCGGATGCGCCGGGATACGACTTCGTGCTCATGGCGCTGGTGAACATGGACGACCCGCGGCTGAACGTGTTGCCGACGCACCGCGTGGCGGACGCCGCGGGCACTTTCGATGCCGAAGCGTTCTGGGCGGGCCTCGTGCGAAACTTCGAGCTGCGCGACATCGACGGCCACCCTCGCGACGCGCTGGCTGCCGAGGTGCGACCAGCGTTCGTGGTGAAGACGCGCGACGGTCGGCTCGTGCTCGCCCGACTGCGCGACGGAATCGATCCGAACCAGGCGATCGCTGGAGGCGCGTCGTCGGCGTGGAAGTCGCTCGACGTCGCCGTCCTGCAGGAGCTGATCCTCGACCCGCTCCTCGGCATCCATCCGGACCGACCTGAGACGCTCGAGCGGCTGACCTTCGTGAAGGACGCGCACAAAGCGCTCGAGCAGGTCGGTGACCACGACGTGGCGTTCATCATGAACCCGACGCGGATGAGCCAGCTGCGCGAGGTCGCGCTGGGCGGCGAGATCATGCCGCAGAAGTCGACGTACTTCTATCCGAAGCTGCCGTCCGGCCTGCTGTTCCGCGACCTGGGTTAGCCACGCCGCCGCACGCCGACGCCCTCGACGTCGAGGTGCGTCCGCCGCGCGCACGCGTCGCCGATCCGGCACGTCTCGCACTGCGGCTGCCCCGGCCGGCACGTTTCCCTGCCGATGAGCCACGCCGGCAAGTCGAGCAGCCCCGGCCGCTCCGGGCAGGCCTCCCGCGCGGCACGTGAAACCTCCTCGGGCACGTCGCGATCGATCAGTCCCGACCGCAGGAACACGCGGCGGACGTGCACGTCGTACGCCACGTCCCCGCACTCGGCGCCGCGCAGGTTCGCGCCGAAGTGCCGCACTAGGATCTCGACCGCCATGGCGGCCTTCTTCGGGCCGATGCCGTCGAACGCGCGAAGCCGCTCCGTCACCTCGAGCACGTGCGTTCCGGGCGCCCAGATCCGCGCAGCTTCGCCGTCGTAGTCGTCGAGAAGGCGACGAGCGGCCGAGACGATCCACACCGGCAGCGTCTCGACGAACCGATGCAGCGCCGGCGGCCGAGCGATCGCCTCGCGAACGGCGTCGGGCTCCTCGGTGAGACGGGTGAGGTCGAGATGCCCGAGTCGCTGCGACAGCAGGTAGGGCCCCGCCCAGGCGCGCTCGGCGGAGATCCCTTGGGTGAACAGCACGCCGAAGAGGAACGCCTCGGGGCGCTCCTTGATCAGGCGATCGGCTTCGGGGATGTCGGTGAAGGACCCGCCGAGCTGAGCGTCGCCGCGAGCCTCGAGTTCGCGGCCGTAGGCCACAAGGGCGTCGCCGGGGGAGCGGGCGTCACGAGAGGCGCGCATCGAGGAGACTAGGCGACCTTCGGGCCGTTGGTGAGGAAGAACTCGCAGAGTGTGCAGATGTCGCGAATAGCAGCCTGGCGATCCACCGTTATGCTGAAGATCTTCTCTGGATCCATCGAGATCTCGTGCGTGGAGCGGTCGCAGTTCGCGAATACGCACTTGGTCGGGCAGTTGTCCTTGAACTCGATCGCGTGAGCGCAATGCGACTGCATGTCGTCATCGCACCCGCGGCGTTCCCAGCACTTTGCCACCCGGTCCTCCTTGCGTCGGCCTTCTTCGTGCGTCGGCCATGCTCCTGCACGTCCCGTGCCGAACGCGATGGCCCATTGTACTATTTCGCGAGCGGAGGAGCAGGTGAGCGTGCTACGGCACCACGCGCACCCGCGGCACCATCACGATGCGGATGAGCCGGTCGATGGCCCATGCGATCACGGCGTACACGGCCATCGCCACCAGCGTGCGTGGTTCGAAGACACTACGGCCCGCGACGATGTCCGGGAACAGCCCGGTGAACGGGTAGACGAACACGTCGGTGATCCCGTAGATCAGCGCGGCGAACGGGCTGGCCGCATTCGCGCCGAAGAGTCGCAGCGCGAACCGGAACAGCAGCAGGAACTCGATGATCCCGAGCAGGTAGTACACGATGCGGCGCGCCAGGATGTAGCCCGACGGATAGCCGACCTGCTCGACGGTCTCGACCCGCTCAACCTCGGTCGCCGGACCCTCGTACCCTTGCCGCTCACGATAGACGTCCGGCCCTGGATCGTCCGCCATGGATGATCGCCCCCCTTCGCACGGTCCCGACGCCTTTTCGGGAACGACGCTACTTGATACCCCCTTCCACCGCTCTCGCGTGCGGTGAGCGGTAGGAGGCGGAGCGGCGCCACAGAATATAGTGGTGGCCGTTGTCTTCGCGATGACGACCGAACCAGGAACTATCGAAACGTACGGAGGCCCTCTTGCCAGAAATGCAGCAGCTGTCCGACTACTACCCCGTCATCGTCGCAGGGGCCGGTCCTGCGGGAATCATGGCGGCGCGTGAGGCGGCGTCCTTCGGCGAGGTGCTCCTCGTCGACGCCTCGAAGTTCCCGCGCAACAAGAGCTGCGGCGGGATGTTGCACGAGCACTCGCAGCGCTTCCTCGAGTCGATCGCCCCGCTGCCGGACTCGCTGATCCTCGACCCATCGCACGTCAACTTCCGCTACGTCGACTGGGACCGGAGCATCCGCAAGCCCACCGAGCTGCGCTTCATCAACGTGGACCGCATCGACTTCGACCACTGGCTACTGTCGCTTTTGCCCGACAACGTCACGGTCGTCCCGTCGTGCGCCGTACGCTCCGTGAGCCAGGACGATAGCGGCGTCGACGTCGAGCTGAAGCGCGGCGAGGACACGATCACCGTCCGCTGTGAAGTGATGGTGGGCGCCGACGGCCCGCGCTCGGCAGTCAGACGATCGCTGGGCGTCGAGTCGGTCTCCACGTACGTCACCCTGCAGGACTGGGTGCACCTCGACGGCGAGCTCGAGCCGTACTTCGACTGCATCTACATGCGCGGCATCGGTGACAGCTACGCGTACTCCTACGTCGTGCCGAAGGGCGATCGCGCCATCGTCGGCTCCGTCTTCTATCCGAAGACGAAGCGGCCACACGAGAAGCAGGATCAGGCGCTGAAAGCAGTGCGCGCGGAGCTCCCGCAGCTCGGCGAGTCGATGGGCCGAGAGGCATGGGTGGCACTCTACCTGCGCAAGCCGACGGACGTCGTGCCCGGAATCGGCCGCGTACTGCTGGCCGGCGAGGCGGGGGGCTTCATGTCGCCAACGTCTGGCGAGGGGATCTCGTACGCGCTGAACAGCGGGCGGCTCGCGGGTGCGGCCGTCGCTGGCGCTGGTGTGGACGCGCTGCGCATCTACACGGATGCTACTTCAGCGGTGCGCGGCAATATCGGCCGGAAGCTGAAGTGGCTGCCGTTCATGGAGTCGCGCGTCGGCAAGTACCTCGCCGGGTTCGTCCCAACGCCGATAGTGAGCAAGGTGACGGTGGGCCTGTAGCCCCTACCGCCCCCGCCGTTCGTGCGCTCGACTCGGCGTCGGCTCGATCTGGCCCTGGTAGCGCGACCCCAGCCCCGGCGTGCCGTACGGCCGCTCCACCGGGGTCGTCATGCGGAAGAACGAGATCTGCCCGATCGGCATTCCCGGCGTCAACACGATCGGCAAGTTCGCAACGTTCGACAGCTCGAGCGTGAGCGTCCCCTCCCAGCCCGGATCGACGTAGCCGGCGGTCGAGTGAATCAGCAGTCCGAGGCGGCCGAGCGAGCTCTTGCCCTCGAGGCGCGCAACGATGTCGTCCGGCAGCACGATGCGCTCGACCGTGGCGCCGAGCACGAACTCGCCGGGGTGCAGGACGAAGGGCGCTTCGGCCGAGGCCTCCACGAGTTCGGTGAGGCCGTCCTGATGCCGGCTCGGGTCGATGTACGGGTAGCGCGAGTTCCGGAACACCTGGAACTTGTCGCCGAGATGCAGGTCCACGCTGCTCGGTTGGATGTCGTCGGGGTCGAACGGCTCGATGCGGATGCGTCCGCCGCGCATCTGCTCCTTGATCGTTCGGTCCGAGAGGATCATCGCGTCACGCGCACTTGCTGTAGCCGCACGCGCGGCACACCATGCAGCCGCTCTCGTGCTCGACCGCCCCGCCACACTCGGGGCATGCGCCCGACAGGTTGTCGAGGCTGTCCCCGTGCTTGCTCACAGCGGTCGGCGCCTGCCCGGTCGCCAGCCACTCGATGTAGTGCTCGAGCGCGATTCCGACTGCGTCCGCGCACGACAGCACCTTGCCGCCCTCGGCCCATGCCGGGCTCGGGCAACGGATGCCGCGAAGATGCTTGAGGATCGCGTCGGGGTCGACGCCGGCGCGCAGCGACACCGAGATCATGCGCGAGAGCGCCTCCGACTGGGACGCAGCGCAGCCGCCCGACTTGCCCATCTGCGTGAAGACCTCGCACAGGCCGTGCTCGTCGGAGTTGATGGTGACGTAGAGGTTGCCGCACCCGGTCTGGATCTTCTCCGTGCGGCCGATCGTGACCGAGGGCCGCGGACGCGGCTCGATCTCGCCCGGTCGGACCACCTCGAGGGCCTCGGCACCGCCCGCCTTCGCGGACTTGCCGGTTGTGAGGACCTGGCCCTCCTTCGAGCCATCTCGGTAGATCGTCACGCCCTTCACACCGAGCTCGTACGCCAAGTCATAGACCTCTCGCACGTCGTCCGGCATGGCCTCGTGGCCGAAGTTCACCGTCTTCGACACGGCGTTGTCGGTGTAGGTCTGGAACGCGGCCTGCATCTGGATGTGCCACTTCGGCGCGATGTCGTGCGCGGTCGCGAAGACGCGCTGCGCGTCCGCGGGCACGTCGTCCATGCCGCGCACCGAGCCGTGGTCCGCGATCCGCCCCATGAGCTCGCGGCTGTAGAAGCCGCCCTTCACGGCCGCCTCTTCGAACAGCGGATTCACCTCGACGAGCCGGTCGTTGTCCATGACCGTCCGCACGTAGCTCACCGCGAACAGCGGCTCCACGCCCGACGAGCAGTTCGCGATGATCGAGAGCGTGCCGGTCGGCGCAATCGTCGTGACCGTCGCGTTGCGCATCGGGCCCCCGTCCGGCGAATCGTAGATCGACCCCTCCCAGTTCGGGAACGACCCGCGCTCAGCCGCCAGCTTCCGCGACGCCGACTTCGCCTCGGCCTGGATGAAGCCCATGACCTTCTCGCCGAGGCCGACCGCGTCGTCGGAGTCGTACGCGATGCCGAGCTTGATGAGCAGGTCGGCCCATCCCATCACGCCAAGGCCGATCTTGCGGTTGCCGCGCACGAGTTCGCTGATGCGCTCGAGCGGGTAGTTGTTGACGTCGATCACGTCGTCCAGGAAGCGCACCGCGCGGTGCACGACGTCCGCGAGACGGTCCCAATCGAGATCGAGCGCGCCTTCCTTGTAGCCGACGAAGCGCGAGAGATTGATCGAGCCGAGGTTGCACGCCTCGTACGGCAGCAGCGGCTGCTCGCCGCACGGGTTCGTCGACTCGATCTCGCCGAGAGCCGGCGTGGGGTTATCGCGATTCATGCGGTCGATGAAGATGATGCCGGGATCGCCGGTGGCCCACGCCATCTCGATGATGAGGTCGTAGACCTCGCGAGCATCGAGGGATCCGCACGTCTCGCCGCCCCGCGGGTTGATGAGATCGTAGGACTCGCCGGCCTTCACGGCCTCCATGAACTTCTCGGTCAGCGCGACCGAGATGTTGAAGTTGGAGAAGTCGCCATCGGCTTTGCACTTCACGAAATGCAGGATGTCCGGGTGGTCGACGCGCAGGACCCCCATGTTCGCACCGCGACGCGTCCCACCCTGCTTCACTGCCTCGGTCGCCTGGTTGAACACGCGCATGAACGACACCGGCCCGGACGACACACCCTGCGTCGAGCGGACCTGGTCGCCGCCGGGACGCAGCCGCGAGAACGAAAAGCCGGTGCCGCCGCCGGACTTGTGGATGAGCGCGGTGTCGCGCACCGCCTCGAATATCGACTCCATCGAGTCTGCGATCGGCAGGACGAAGCACGCCGAAAGCTGCTGCAGCTCGCGGCCCGCGTTCATGAGGGTCGGCGAGTTCGGCAGGAAGTCGAGCGATGTCATGAGGTCGTAGAAATCGAGGGCCACGGCCGCCGCCTGCTCGGGAGTCGCGCCATACGCCGCCTCGGCGCTCGCGATGTTCTCGGCCACGCGAACGAACATGTCCGAGGGACGCTCGGTCGCGTTCCCCTCCTCGTCGCGCAAGAGGTACCGCTTCTGCAGCACCTTCACTGAGTTCGGCGTGAGCGTCTCGTCGATCGTCCGAGGGTACGACGGCGTACGTTCGACATCAGGCATCGTAGTGGGCCTCCTCGCAAACAAAGCATCCCGTGAGCGCGACCGAACCGGCATCGATCGCATCTGTCCGCCGAGGAAGAGCCTCGGCTCGTGTGAGCACCTCTGAGCACTATATCTAGCGCTCGCCTAGTCTATGGCCCCATATATGGTGCGTCAACACCGCACAGCCAAGCGGCCGTCGAAAGATGACGAGCGGTGGCACTGCCGTGTCGAACGCACCGGAAACGACGACGAGCGCCGTCGGTGACGGCGCTCGTCGTAAGCAGGCGTGCTAGGGCTACACGGGCTCGACTCGAACGACCTCAGGGATCTCCTCCTTGAGGACGCGCTCGACGCCGTTCGCGAGCGTCAGCTGCGACATGGGGCAGCCTCGGCAAGCGCCGACCAGCTTGACCTTGACGACGCCATCGTCCGTCACTTCTACCAGCTCAACGTCGCCACCATCGGCCTGCAGAGCCGGCCGGATCTTGTTCAGGGCTTCCTGGACGAGCTCGCTGTTCATCTGGCGGTCTCCTCACTTGTTGACTCGGGGCTTCCCGCCCTCGCGGTCATAGTACCACAATCCTGACCGAATCAGTCATCTTAAAGAGTCAGGAGCAAAGAGCCGGCCAGCCGAGCGATCGGCCGAAGGCCCTCGAGGTGATATCCCCCGAACACGGGACAAGAGAGAGGTGCAGAAAACAAGAAAAGCCGTCGGATGTGCTCAGCGGCGTCCTACTCTCCCACGGCCTACGCCGCAGTACCATCGGCGCTGGAGGGCTTAACTTCCGAGTTCGGAATGGGATCGGGTGTACCCCCTCCGCCAAAACCACTGAGCACATCCGACGGCTTCCCGTCGGATAGCGAGTATCCGATTGTCAACTCCTGCAAGGCGCAGACCGCACCCTGAGAGCTGCATAGCGCTTGAGATGAGAACGAATAGAAAGTCAAGACCTCGGCCGATTAGTACTGCTCGGCTGAACACATTGCTGTGCTTACACCTGCAGCCTATCAACCTCGTAGTCTACGAGGGGCCTTACCCGGTTAACCCGGTGAGAGACCTCATCTTGAGATGGGCTTCCCGCTTAGATGCTTTCAGCGGTTATCCCGACCGAACGTAGCTAACCAGCGGTGCCGTTGGTCGACAACTGGTACACCAGAGGTTCGTCCATCCCGGTCCTCTCGTACTAGGGACAGCTTCTCTCAAGTCTCTTACGCCCACGGTGGATAGGGACCGAACTGTCTCACGACGTTCTGAACCCAGCTCGCGTACCGCTTTAAATGGCGAACAGCCATACCCTTGGGACCTACTACAGCCCCAGGATGCGATGAGCCGACATCGAGGTGCCAAACCCTCCCGTCGATGTGGACTCTTGGGGAGGATCAGCCTGTTATCCCCGGAGTACCTTTTATCCGTTGAGCGACGGCCATTCCACTCTGAGCCGCCGGATCACTAGAGCCTACTTTCGTATCTGCTCGACTTGTAGGTCTCGCAGTCAAGCCCGCTTATACTCTTGCACTCTACGATCGATTGCCAACCGATCTGAGCGGACCTTACGCGCGCCTCCGTTACATTTTAGGAGGCGACCGCCCCAGTCAAACTACCCACCTGACACGGTCCCCCGCCCGGATCACGGCGCGGGGTTAGACCTCCAGCTTGTCGAGGGTGGTATTCCAAGGTTGGCTCCACCAGGGCTGGCGCCCCAGCTTCACAGCCTCCCACCTATCCTCTACACGACAAACCAAAGATCAATGTCAAGCTGTAGTAAAGGTTCACGGGGTCTTTCCGTCCTACCGCGGGTAATTCGCATCTTCACGAATAATACAATTTCGCCGAGTCTACGGTTGAGACAGCGCCCAAGTCGTTACGCCATTCGTGCAGGTCGGAACTTACCCGACAAGGAATTTCGCTACCTTAGGACCGTTATAGTTACGGCCGCCGTTTACTGGGGCTTAGGTTCAGAGCTTCGCCTTGCGGCTAACCCCTCCCCGTAACCTTCCAGCACCGGGCAGGCGTCAGACCCTATACGTCGTCTTACGACTTAGCAGAGTCCTGTGTTTTTGGTAAACAGTCGCTTGGGCCGTTTCACTGCGGCCTCAGCCAGCTCAAGACGCGAAGTCTATCACCAGCCGAGGCGCTCCTTCTCCCGAAGTTACGGAGCCATTATGCCGAGTTCCTTAACCGTAGTTCTCTCGATCGCCTTGGTATTCTCTACCTGCCTACCTGTGTCGGTTTGGGGTA